>Ga0154574_144_pt1 | contig 35831 bp, 41 predicted proteins | sample RifGroF2_FD_116003 | JGI IMG/M metagenome (GOLD analysis project Ga0154574, IMG submission 116003) | Omnitrophica WOR_2 bacterium GWF2_38_59
TTAATGATCGTCCAAGAAAAATTCATAATTTTTATACGCCTAATGAAGTTTTTTATAAACTGTTGCACTAGAGCCTTGAATGTTCCCTGATACTAGTTATTCTAGTTATTCATTCCTAGTTATTCTTTATTGCGGTTCGTACATTTATGAACTTCTATTGAAACATGTTCTAGCCCAATGTTCTTTGGCAGCAATTCTTTATAATAATCTGGCTGTTGAGGCTCTGATGAAACAACCGATATAATCGTACTGAACATATTAGGTCCAACGATCCACAAATGGATATCTGAAACCCGGTTGTCTGAAACACATTCTATACTTTTCTTTATTTTCTCGACAACTTCATTATCCCCCTGCCTATCAAGCAGGACAGAGCTAGCTGTTCGCAATAACCCAACTGACCACCGGAACACTAATAATGACCCTAACATTCCAATAACAGGGTCTATCCAAATAAGGCCAAAATACTTGGCCATCAATAAAGCAGCTATAGCTAAAACAGATGTAAGGGCATCCGCTAAGACGTGTAAATATGCAGACCTTAAATTATGGTCATGGTGGTGTTCATGCCCGTGCTCATCATGCTCACTTTTCTGTTCAAGGATAAGAACTGACAGGCCATTAATAATAAGGCCTACAGTCGCAACAAAGATTGCTTGATTAAAGGCTATAGACACAGGATTAAAAATTCTTTCAACACTACCCCACGCCATCATAAGGGCAAAAACCGCAAGGAGAATTGCGCCAGTAAATCCCCCTAATGAATTAACTTTTCCTGTGCCAAAACTGTACCGCCTATCATTTGCATGCCTCCTGGCATAAACATAAGCATAAAGATTGATGATCAGCGCTGTCGCATGTGAAGCCATATGCAAGCCATCGGCAAGCAAAGCCATAGAACCGAAAACAAAACCAGCAACAATCTCAACAAACATTGTTACGCCGGTAAAACCAATAACTAAAGCAGTTCGCAGCTCACCCGACCTTTTTTTATCCTGCCCAAATGTGTGCAGATGCTTCCAATTTTTTAAATCATCTGTATGCATAATTGATTACCTGAAACACTCATTTACTATATGAATCCATCTATAACAATGATCACATTATCACAAAACACAAAAATTCCCAGCCACATTTTATACAACTGGGGTTTTATTATTGAACCCGAAAACAAAGATCTCGGATCTTCAAAAAAAATCCCCCGCGAAAACGAGTTTTACAACTGGTTAAACACAACAACTTAGAACACTTTAAAATTCTTACTATCCGCCTATTAATATTTTTTCTGTATCTTTACGCTCATTTTGTACTGCAAAGTCTATCGCTGATAATCCATGATCCCCTTTTACACTTGGATCTGCTCCCTTTTGAAGCAATAATCTTACAATTTCATTATATCCATGCTGAGCAGCAAACATAATTGGCGTAGATCCATCATTTGCCTTTGCATTAACATCCGCTCCCTTAGCTATAAGCAATTCAGCACAATCAATTTTCCCTAGGTTAGACGCAAATATGAGAGCGGTATATCCCTCCGCATCTCTATCCTCAATCTCAGAATTAGCATCAAGAAGAACTTTAACGCTCTCATCTTTACCACTGTATGCTGCAGCCATAAGAGGCGTTAATCCCATTTCATCCGCTGAGTCAACGCTCACTCCAGAATCAAGCAGTCTCTTAATTTCCTGAATGTCTCCCTTAGCAGACGCACTGATAAGTTGTTGTGCTTCCATTGTTCGCTTTTCATATGCCATTCTAGCCTGCCCTATTACTTCATGCGCCTTATGAAATAGCGGCGAAAGAGGCGATTTATTGTTTCCTAAATCATTCTCTTTTATTTCAACCGCATAAATACCGCTGTACGTTAAAAAATAGAAGCGAGTATTGCCTCTTGAAGGCAAAGGAAAAGAATCAGTTAATTCTGCATATTCAAGAAACGAGGATGCCGATTTAATATAATCATCCGAGACATTTCTCACTTCTTCATATTCCCCAAGACCAATCATCCCACCACCATTACTAAAATAAAGGCTTACTGTTCCATCTGCTATAGCTGAAAGAGTGATCACAGCATCATTATCACCTGTTTCCATTAAAACCGCCCATACCTTATTTCCAGACAATGGATCAAGCCCAATTTTTGATGGGTTTAATTCTAATACTTGCTGACGAAGGCCAATATAAACATCAACAGGCTCATATGCCTTTGCAACCTGATCGCCAAAACCAAACAATCCTAAAAATGATGATAAAATTCCAGCCATAATAATTCCTTTTTTCATTTCTTTATCTTTCTATTGTTCTAGTTGTTCTATTATTTTGAAGTAGTGCTTACTCCTAACAAACGTTCGGGAAGATGTGTTTTTAATGCTGGCCCACCCATACACCTAGCACAATTACCTTCACAATCACAATTACTGCTAAGCTGCTTCCACTTATCCCCACAGTATCGCAGATTTGAAGAACTCGATGATAAGCTTGATATTATTTCAATATCTGATCCTGATATCTGCAAAACGCCAACTTCCATCAAAAAATATAAATCTTTTCTTACAGATCCTTTCCAGTCATATTCTTCTGGCTTAATTTCAGATACGACAGGATAATTCTCTTCTCTCATAATATACGGCAGTCTTACCGTAATGCCTTTAAATCCAAGAATCGAAGATGTTTTTCCTATGATAACCTCAACTCTTTCATCAAAATGAGACCTTAATGTTATATAATCATCGCTAACTACACACGTTTCCTGGGAGCATAAATTCTCTAACTTTTTTGTATCAATTTTTAAGTTTCCGACATTTAGTGTGAATTGCGAGTCGATTGCCATACATGCCCTAACCTCACTTCCTAAAAATAAGCATAAAAATGAAAAGACAGCTAAAATGATTAAAATTTTATTTCCCATCTCCTCCTCCTTTTTACCTAGTATACCACCGAAGAATTACAAGCAATATGAAGAATTGAATATTTACAATTAAAACAAAAAAGCCGGTGCAAGTAATTAACTCACAACGGCTTATGCAAAATAAACTCCCCGATCGTGACTCGAAGCGAACAAATTCAAAGGTTGTAAGTGAAGTACTGCCATACTTTTACAAATGGCAGAACAAAACGAAAACTTTGTTTCGGGGCCTAAACCTGACAATTTTCCTAAAAACAAGATTATCACAAAGAAAGAACAGCGCCACATTGATTATGTTGGATCCTATCAGAATCCTTTAGAAAAAACAATCGAGTTTGAGCGGATCATGAAAGCAGAAATTTTGAGCCAAAGCGCGCTTGCAAAAAAGCTCGGAATTTCAAGAGTTCGGATCAATCAGTACCTCTCCCTCCTAAAATTTCCAAAAGACCGACAACATGAAATCTTGCAATATGGCAAAGAAAGAATTATTACTGAACGAAGCCTAAGGAATTCGCCTAAAACAAAATTAAATAAAAATTCTCTCGAAATATTTTTCAATATAGGCATTACTAAATAATTTTCTCTGTCCCATTATCTACATCCGGCAACAATTGATCTTCGATCTGGTCAAAGCGAATTTTCCATTTAACGATCAGATATTTAACCAATGTTGGAACCGGTATGGTTGTAAGAACCGAAAGACAAACAATTGCATTAAAAAACTCTGGACTCAGCATCTTAAGATGAAGCGCTACATTGGCAGCTGCCAAAGTCGCCGAAAGCTGAGGCACAGTCATAAGGCCCGCGCATATTCCTTTTTTATGGTTAAATCCGGATAAGCGCATGGCCAGCCATCCTGAGATAACTTTACTTGAAACAAGGCCAAGAAAAGTCAATATGACAATCGCGACGTTCTCCCAAGCATTGAATAAAATTTTTAAATCAGTGTTCATTCCGATTGTCAAAAAAAGAAACGGTATTAGAAAACCGTAACCCATCCCTTCAATTTTTTGGTGAAGGATCTGGTCATTATCATGAAAACCGGGAGCACGGACAATCGCCATTCCAGCCACAAACGCCCCAACAATAACACTGATCCCGATAAATTCTCCTATCAACACCACCGCAAGCACGCCAACCAGAAAAAACGTCAGCCTTGAGTCATCACTGTGATGAATGCGCGAAAATACTTTCTGAGCGGCAACAGGGATCAGCCACATCGATAAACTAATATAGGCAAGAATAGCTGTAATAAATAACACAAAAAACCATGGGCCCCAAGAAGCAAGATCCATATGATCAAAAACTGAAATACTCCCCGGAACGCTCAGCATCGTGACATGTCGGCTCATCTGAATGCAAACAGCAAGCAAAACCAAGCTGGCAAGATCTGTTATAACGGTTGAAGCCAGCACAGCGACACCAAAACGCGTGCGTGTGACTTTCAGTTCCCGGATCACTGGAAAAACTATACCCACAGAATGAGACGCAAAAAGAGATGCATACACCAGTTTGCCAATCGTGTGCCCCGGCTCAAAAAACGCGTAAACAAGATATCCGATAGACGCCGGTATCGTAAAGGTCAAAACACTAAGCCATCCGACTGCACGCCGCTCCAGCCGCAGAACTTTGAAATTAACCTCCATTCCCGCCAAAACCATAAGAAACACCAGCCCCAAAAGGCCCAAAACATTCAAAACAAGATAAATATCAGCAGTTGGATACCCTCTGCCTAAAAAATGATTCAATCTTCGCACCAAGTCCATCATATTAGGGCCGATAACAATACCGACCAGCATCATTGAGACTACAGAAGGGATATGAAACCTCCTCAATAAGCCCGGCACAATAGCGGTCAGCGCCATTAAGAACATGAACATGGTAAGAAATGTCAATCCGGTCATTTAAAACGCCTGCATACTGCTGTTTCTTTTGTTTCTGTCCAATTCATCATAAATTTTCCTTTTCATATATTACCGAAAATAAAATAACCAGAGAGTCTTCTCTGGTTAAGCTCTCTCAATTTAGTTTACGAGGTTAGCTGTCGGGCTGGAGGTGAGCGCCACCTATCCTATTTGGATATTAGCCCCAAGATTCGAAACGAATCTTCGAAGGATTCCCCGCTTTCTGCCACGTGAATATTTTCCCGGCAGAAATTCAACTCTTATTGATAATTATTGTATCATAAAGTTAACCTCCGTAAACCATTATTTCATAATCGTAATCGCTTATTCTGTTTTAAATCTCTTTAATTTCTCCAACACTTCTTCACAATGCTCCCGCAATATTCTTCGTTGCCAGTTTGATTATTTCACGTTCTCTTTGCTCCGAGGTCATGTTGGAATATGGATTCCTTGGATTAAGGTTATTGGGATCAGCAGGGATAAACGTCACCTTCATGTTTTCCCAATCGATCATTCCTTTTCGTCGTTTTTTGGGTTTGGAATCCATTTAGACCTGCCTTTTTTCTATTCATCAGATCTGAATAAATCTTTTTCGTTTTCTTCCTTCCCTGAAGTGAACGAGTTTTGCAACTGGTTAATTTTAGATCCTCAACCTTTAAACCACTTTTCCAATATCTCTTGTTGATCGCCTACAAATCTTGTTTTAGGTCTGGCACATCTTATTTTCTCAACCGCCTCAGACAGAGTGTTGCAATCGCCAGATTTTAAAAGCAATGCCGCAACAAATGTTGCACTGCGCTCATGACCAGCACTGCAATGAACATATAATATTTTTCCTTGAGCTACTTGCTCTAAGCCCCACTTCACCCCATTTTCCAGCTGTTCTTCTGAGGGGCTTGTCTTATCCAATACAGGCATCCTTAAATACTGAATTGATCTATCCCAAACAATAAAAAAAGGCTCTCTATTTTCGATCGTAATATCTAAAACTGCACCTATTTTCTTATCACTGAACACCTTCTTATGAAACCATAGTAACTGCTGACCAATAAAAATCTTATCAGTCACTTGAGAAATTGGTTCTTCCATACCGAAAGATTGTAAAGTGAGAGATAAATACCTAAATGCATAAAATGGCAGAAAAATAACACCGAACACACATTGTTTAGAAAATGAATCCCGCACAATTAATGGTGCATAATCTTTAAACTGGCTGGTTTTGAAAAAATGTAACAACCAGAAAAAGAAAAAAACACTTGAAGCCCAGAATAAAATGACTGCGATTGTTAAATTACTATTCTGATTGGAAAATATACCTAACAGGGAAAAAATTCCCGACATAATTAGATATGAATTATTGGCTATCATTCTTTAATTATAACATAGTTCAATAATAAAAAAGCCGGTGCAAGTAATTAACTCACAACGGCTTATGCAAAATAATCTCCCCGAATCCATTAACAGAACGAACACCTTTGTTCTTCGGCATCAAAGCCCCTATCCATATTGCATACAATAAGTTACGGCAAGTGCAAATTCTTGAAGGGCCTGCACCTGATGGTATTCCGCCGAAAAACGTATAACTAAAATAATTTTGCAACAAGGCGTGAACGCCAGTCTCGCATTAAGAATTTGCTAAACCAGACCAATACTTAAAGCAACACCCAGAAGAATAAGCATAACACCAACCACTGCCTGAACAGTTCTCAAGGTGATCTTTTTTAATAACTCCCGGCCTAAAAAAGCTCCTGCAAATGCCGATACCGTTGCCGCTAAAATTAACCACTTCATATCTGAAACAACCTGGAACTGAACCGTAACAATCCCTATACCATAAACCAGAAGTCTGGCAATATCTACCATCACGGCCGTCACAACACCTGTGCTGATAAACTCTTCTTTATCCAACCCTGCTTTGATTAAGAACATTGAACGTAATGCCCCCTGATTCCCTGAAAGACCGCCAAAGAACCCGGACAATAAACCTCCCCACGGCATATATTTCTTATCAATGGCCATATTCGCAATTCTTGGAATAAGCTCAAGGCATGAGAACACTACGATAATTATACCGATAATTAACTTAATAACGGTGACCTCATGAGCCTTTCCCCAAAATTGGTACTTGGTAATGACAGGTAAAACCGATGCATACGAAAGCAACCATGCGCCGATTAGCGCGGCAACAACCGCCGGTACGCCAAAACGGATCAAAACATCCCTGTTCGCCGACCGTCCGACAAGCGCCAGCTTGAACAGGTTATTGGCAAAATGAACGATTGCTGTCGCGGCAATCGCGATCGGGACAGGAAAAAACAAAGCCAGCACGGGCATAAGGATAGTTCCCAGCCCAAACCCTGAGAAAAACGTCAGACCAGAAGCCAATAATGCGACAGTGCAAACAATTAAATATTCCATCAACTATTCCTTTAGAAAGTTACAACCTTATCGCTCTCTTTTATGATATCGTACATGTCCTTCATCGTGTTGATCGGGCACATCTCGGTGCCTTCCTGATTGCGGGATTTAATGCAGGTTCCGCAAGCAAGGATCTTCCCGCCACCCTGCATAAACTTCTCCGCCTGCTCAACGGTATTAAACTTTTCAGTACTTATTTTTTGGTATTCCACGCCCTTGCCCGTCAAAAACACCTTCACTTCATCCTTTTGGCCAAGTGCGAAGTTGGCATACCTAAGCGCATTCCAAGATGTTTCTGCATCATTGCTTGAAATTATGACTCCTATCTTCATATTTATTCCCCTTTCTTAACCATGACTATCCCATAATGATACGGTTTCAAGTCGAACCGCTTCGGCTTAACAAAACCTGCCTCTTCCGCCCACCTGACACAATCTTCCGGCTTGGGGCGAATATCCATTGAAGGCCCTCTCGGCGTAACCGGATCATAATTCCAATGAATGATGCCGACTTTGCCTCCTATTTTCAATACCCTGTTCGCCTCCCTAAGTAAGTCGACCGGATTCTCCAGATGAAGGATATTAAAAAGCATCGCGTAATCAACGCTCTCGGCTTTTAAGCCGGTGCCGTTCTCCATAAAATCGCGCACAACCGCCTCGATATTCGTAATATGCCGATAGACAGCCGCCTTCTTCGTTGCCTCAACCATATCCGGCTCGATATCGAAAGCAAAAAGTTTTCCGGATAGCATCTTGGCAGCCGATACCGTAAATGTGCCGTAACCGCACCCGAATTCGACTGCATCGTGAACGCCGCTGTTAAACTCAAGCGTTTTTAATATTTGAGTCGGAGAAAAGAACCCTTCCCACATCCCCTGATCCGGCATACCGCTGTCTCGTATCTTCATTAGCCCTCTTTCATACTACTTTCGATTTATGAAAATTCGTATAAACGCATGGAATAACGAATAACGTCAATAACATTGAAACTGACAACCCTCCGACAACAGTCACGGCCAGGGGTTTGAGCATCTCAAGCCCTTCGCCCCACCCGAAAACAAGCGGTAAAAGCCCAATAATAGTCGTTAAACTAGTCATGAGAATCGGACGGACTCTTAACGCCGCGCCTTCTATAACCGCGTCATAAACGGAAAGCTGCTTCTCTTTTCGCAGATTATTTACATATTCAACCAGCACAATAGCGTTATTTACAACAATCCCGACCAATAAGATAAGCCCAAGAAAGACTGTCGCCCCAAACGGCGTTCGTGTGACAGCCAGTAAAAGAAACGCGCCGATCAACGCCAGCGGCAAAGTGACCATGATAATCACCGGATCTATCAATGAGTCATACTGAACCGCCATGACCACAAACAAAAGAAAAACCGCCAGCGCGATAACTATGATCAACTGAGCGTTCGATTGTTTGGCCGATTCTTCCTCTCCGCCGTATTCCAAATAATAACCCGCAGGCAAAGTAAGCGTGCTCAACCGTTTCTTTATTTCATCGGTGATTTTACCGACATTTTTGCCAACCGCATCGCCGGTAACTCCGATCAATCGCACCTGATCTTCCCTGTCGATCTGGACAGGCCCTTCGGATATTTCAATGTTTGCCACCTCTTTAAGCTTTACCTCAACACCGGTCATAGGAAAGATCAAGGTGTTTTCAACAGCCTCTTTGTTGCTGACAATGAGAGGATCGGCTAACACACGGATATCATAGTCGACATTACGCTCTTTATCCGTAAACTGCGTACTCACCAAACCGTCAACAGACGTTCTCACCACATCCGACAGATCTCTAGCGGTAAGGTTAAAGTCATTCAATTTTTCCCTGTCCAGGAAAATATGTATTTCCGGCCTCGAGAAATCAACTGAGATATCGAGATTGCCTAATCCTTCCACGTCTTTTATCTTGCCCTGTATTTCCTTGGCTATCTCAAAAAGTTTATCCAAGTTGTATCCTCTTATGCGGATATCGATGTCGGACGTAGATGTTGTCTTAATCCCGCGCAGAGGCGTGCGCATTACTTTAATCTTCGCCCCCTTGAAAGGATTTTCTTTCAATTGTTGTTGCAGTTTCTTGATGACAGCCGCGGTAGGAAGAGGCCGCTTGGATTTCTCGGCAAGCTCAACCGTGATATCAGATTCATTCGTTTTCTCATAGACGTTTCTTTTCTGCCAATACCCACCTACCATGGATGAGACCTTCTGAACGCCCGGCAAGGTATTGACCATACCTTCGAGTTTTTTGACAACCGCGTCCGTCTTTTCTAAAGCCGACCCTACCGGCAGTTTAACCTTGATCGTTATCTTGCCGTCATCGATCTGCGGTAAGAACTCCCTGCCGAGGCTTCGCGCCAAAATAATACTCGCTATGAATAGAACAACAACGCTTATTATCACTATGCCCCTATGCCTCAACACCCCCTTAAGCAAGTTTTTATATGCCGCGGTGCCTTTGCCTATAACTTTCTTGGCTAAATTGTCATCATCCACTTCTTTCTTATTCTTGAACAAATGCGCGGACAGGCACGGCACAACCGTCAAACTGACAAAAAGCGAAATAACAAACGCTACCGTAACAGTTATAACCATGTCACGAAAAAGTAACGAAGCGATCCCTTTAATAAAAAAGAACGGGACAATAGCCGCAAGATTCGTAAGCGTGGAGGCAATAAGCGCACTGGTTACTTCCTTACTCCCTATATGAGCCGCTTCCAACGGATTCGCCGCGTCGCTTTGGTGGCGCGTAATATTCTCAAGCATAACAATAGAGTTATCCACAAGCATACCCACCGCCAGAACAAGCCCACCAAGCGAGAAAATATTCAAGGTAACATCCGAAAGGCCCATAAGAATGAACGTTCCTAAAATACTTACCGGGATAGCCACTGCGATAACAAGAGTTCTTTTTATGTTATGTAAAAAGAACCATATGGTTAACATCGCGAGGATTCCGCCTACAACCGCCGATGAGCCGACATTTTGAATGGAATTCTCTATGTAATAAGACTGACTGGACGCCACCGCGTAATTGACATCATCCGGGATGATCTTCTTCTTTAATAATTCTTTGGCGCGTTTATTGATCTTTGAAACAACCTCAACGGTATTAGCATTAGGCTGTTTTAAGAAGCTCATTGTAACGCACGGTTTGCCGTTAAAACGCGTGATGATCCTCTGTTCTTCGTAAGAATCAGCCACCTGCGCGACATCTTTGATCTTAATAAATCGCCCCTCACGATTGGCGACAATAATATTTCCTACGTCAGAAGCATCTTTGAATTTCGCCAGAAGACGCACGCTGTATTCTTTTTTAGTGTCAGATATCCTGCCCGCGGGAAGCTCGACGTTTTCTAATCGTAAAAGGTCCAATATTTTTCCTGTTGAAAGCTCAAACTTCTGGACTTTCTCCTGATCAAATACGATCTGGATCTCGCGCACCCTGCCACCTGAGGTTACTACCGCGCCTAAACCCGGAATGCCGAGAAAATAATTGCTTAAATCGTTCTGTGCCCAGTCTCGCAAAGAGCGTTCGTCTTTAGTTTCTGAGAAAAGTGCGATATCAAGGATAGGAAGCTGAGAAGGATCCGCTTTGTAAATCTTTGGCTCGTCTGCGTCTGGCGGCAGTTCATTTCTTACCAAATCAAGTTTCGCGCGGGTATCGGCAAGCGCCACATCCATATCCTTACCGAACTCAAAATAAACTTCTATGGACGCGTTTCCCTCAATGGCGGAGGTGATGACCTGAATGGCGTCTTCAGTTGTGGCAACACTCGCCTCAACCTTTTTTAATATATTTTCCTCTATCTCTTCAGGACTGGCCCCCTTCCAATCAACGATGATACGAACCATAGGATACGTGATCCGCGGAAGAAGGTCTACCGCAAGCCCCCGCAAAAAGAAAAATCCAAGTACAACGACCATCAACGTAAGAACCAAAACGCCGACTGGCCTTTTTATTGAAATATCACTTAGTGTCATATCCTTTTCCTGCTATCATTTCTATCTCCGCCTTAGCAAGGCGCATATCAAGCATTGATGAAGCCAACCTCACCTGAGCTAGCGAAAATGCCCTTTGCGCATCCAGAAGCTCAACGCTAGTTACCAATGCATCCCGGTACCGACTTTGAAATAAATCTAAACTGCGCTTAGCTTTTTCAAAGCTCGTATCAGCAATCTCAAAAATTTTATGCGCTGAATCATATTTCAAGCGCGCGGATTCTAATTCTAAACCTATCTGCTGGCTCAATAAGTTCTTATATGAGGACAACTCATCTTTATACGCTTTTGCCTGTTTAACATCCGCTCGTGTCTTTCCCCAATCCCAGATATTGAGATCAATAACCACTCCGGCAATCCAATCTGTTTGCCCGTCCTGCGACCAATCCCCCCATTCGTAGCCATAACTGTAACGGGCATTTAATTGGGGATAGAAGCCGCTTTTTGCGATCTTGATCTGCTCGTCCGCTTCTTTCAACTCTTTGGATAATCTCAAAATCTCATAATTATCAGCCACATCAACAGGCATCTCATCCGAAACAAAATAATCATCTTTCAAATCTTCAACGTCAATTGTTCCGCTAGAGTCCAACCCCACGGCGTTAAGAAGTGTTTTTTGGGCGATATGAAACCCATCCTGTGCGGTGATCAGCTCCTGCCTTACCTCATTTACCTGCACCTCTAAACGCAAAAGCGTTTCTTCTCTTGGAACTTTCGTTCTTTTATTGAGATCAACAGCTGTGTTGTAAGACGACTCGGCATATTTAATAAGATCTTCCTTACTCCTCATTATGTCCCGGGCAAATATTAATTTATAATAAGCGGCTTTTACGCCGAAAATCACATCCTCTCGCGCCGCAAGATACCCCTGCTGGGCCGCGTCAACGCCGTAGCGCGCTGATTGCTTTTGAGAAGTAATTTTACCGCCGGTAAAAAGCGGCTGGGTTACCACTACATCAGCCTGATAGTCATCATTAGAACCACCGAGATAAAGTTGTTTCGCCTGCGTGACATACGACAACCGGTCATAACTTGCCACGGCGTCAACTTGAGGTAGATACTCGGCGATAATAGAGCGTAATTTTTCCTTCCTCTGATCCTTCTTGTAGGTGTGAATACTTATCTTAGGATGGATCTTCAATGCCTGCGATATGCAGTCATCTAAAGAATATGCCTTCTGTTCTGAAAGACCATCGCTTGCAAAGACCGTACCTGCACACGCCAATGAAAATAAAATCGCTAAAACAGATCGATCAATACTCATCATTTCCTTCCTTTAAACCGTTCCTGATAGAGCTTGAGGAACTTTTCTAACGCCTGCTTGCGAAGGCCGATCCCATCCGCCCACGCATGGAGCAAAGCCAGCCCTTTGGGGGTCAATTCATAGGTTCTTTTGGCAGGCCCGGCACTTTTCGTGTCCCATTTTGAAACAACACATTTTTCCTTTTCCAGTGAACGAAGCGTTCGATAGACCATCGCCGGGTCAGGTTTAGATTTCTGAAAACCAAATTGATCCAGTTTATCCATCAATTCATATCCATATGACGGCTGTTGCGATAAAAAGAATAGAAGACAGGGCTCGACAAAACGCGTCATTTTGCCGCTTGGGCATTCACATTCCTTAAGTTTATATTTCTTTGCAATGTTACTACCTTCAAACATACGTTCTCCTTCTCTTTATTTTATGATAGAAGCATCTTCTATATGTGTTTATCATATATATGAGAATACTACTTTTTTATTAGCTGTCAATAATATTTTTACAAGGCAACATCCCAAGGAGAACAACCTCCCCGTTCAAATATTCAACGCACAATTAATGCCGTGACCATCTGTTTGCCCATGTATTTCATGTTCACGGGAACGAAACTTGCTATAAAACCGGGCATCCCTCCTGTCGGACTTCCCGCAAGTTGCAGACTTGTCAAAGCAGATATTAAGGAAAATACACCAATAGAAAAGAGGCTCAGCCCTATAGCTGAAGCCTTAAGATATGCAGATGTTTTGAATTAAGCATCTGTAGATACAATGGCTGAAGTAGTCTTACGCCTTAATGCCAGTTATTCAACATTTAGAAAATGGGAACAAGCACTCGAAGGTGTTTGAAAAACTTTTCCGTACTTCTCTCAAATCCGCATTTTATGTCGGCAAGCGGAACATTGTGTCCACCCTGTGCCACGCGATCTCTTTCTCGGGCAATAGCAAGTTGTGAGTTGGGTATCCATAGAAAATATATGTGTATTTCATATTTGATATTATACAGAAGAAATTTTTATAGCAACAAAACAGATTTCGATACTAGAACATATTTGTCTCTTTACCCAAAGCCGCATGCTTTTTTAAAAATGGCGCCTTCTTCAATAAGGATGCCAGCACAGACCATTTATCAAAGTTAAAATAATGTGCTTGGATAGGGGAATCAGCTGCTGTCATAAGGCCTTGATAATCAATATTATTATTGCACATTTTGAGGCCCAAAAATTCCAACTGCCTAAGCAAAACATATGCCCAATCTCGCATAATCTCTTTATCCTCGCCGATAAAAATAATAGAATCTACTCCTTCTAAAATAGCACAGCAGGAACCTATAGCTTTGATAATTTGATAAAAAAGAATATCCTTTGCTAATATCAAATTTTCATCCTTACTGGTAATAAGATCTACAAGCCTAAGTTTTTTGTCCAGGAAAGATTTGAATCCGCTTTCCTCAGATAAAACCTGATAAATAAGTTCAACTGAATACCCGCAAGACAACATTTGTAATACTATTGAAGTGTCTATCGAGCCACACCCTGTCTGAGACATGATCCCATCAAGATCTGAGAAACCATGAGTAGTCGTTACCGGTTTGCCATTCTTCAAAGCGACTACATCCGTTCTTTCACTAAGAAATATAGAGATGCATTTCCCAGCTTTCGAACCATCAATAGCTGTAAGCTTATTTGAAGCCCACTCATGGATAACCCCATTTCTACCGGACCTCATAAAAACCCCCTGAGGATCCTCTGATGGAATAGCATATGCTATAGCAGATAGCGGCATATTTAAGTAAAAAGCTGAACCACAAAAGATCAAATGCCTACTATTTCCAAAGATCATATTTCCAAGATTTACAACCTTCTTCATAGGCAAATCCCTACTAGGCCCAAACCTCATGTCTTTTTCGACATTCTCTAACAATGATGAATTCAATTCCGAGACTGGCTGTCTAACAGATCGTCCACAATCCTGCACTAAGTACCCAACAGTCAAGATCTCATAAGTTTTGTTCAATGTGTTAAGTTTTCCCTTAAGATAATTGATATTCTGTTCTGTCCCTTGCTTAACAGTTTTATTGCTATCTCTAAGGCAATAATTAAACCCCTCTTTGTCAGAATCCAGCAGCAATATCATTGCTTCCCTCCTAAAAGATTTCCGCCCTCAAGGCAGATCATAAGCTCTTCGTCGGTAGGAACACTAACTATATCAACCTTGGAAAGCGGTGACTGAAGAAAAGTAGCTCGGTCATTCTTAGCCTCATTGTTCTTTACTTTATCAATTTTAATACCGGCCCAGGCCAAAGGCTCACACACCTTTTCCCTAATTAACGGATTACCCACACCTACATCATCTGTGAATACAAGCGCGTTCAATCGACCCTGCAAAATCATAATATAACTACCTATGTAACTTTTTAAGCGGTGAATATACATTTCAAAAGCTAGCTTTGCTCTTTCCTCAACAGCTTCATCATTCATATGACTAATTATATCTGTAATGTCGCTTGAAAATCCAGAGATCCCTTGCAGTCCGCTTTTGTTGTTAAGAATAGCCTCGATCTCGGCCGGTCCCATACCACTATTTTTCGCCAAATAAAGCAAAATTGCCGGATCAATATCGCCAGAACGAGTGCTCATAATAAGACCTGAATTGGGGGAAAACCCCATTGATGTGTCCACAGATACTCCATTTTTGACAGCCATAACACTTGCCCCTCCCGTTCCGAGGTGGCAAACGATCATATTTAATTTTTCTGAAGCAATATTGATTAATTTCGGCATTTGATCACATATATAAGAATAAGAGATCCCGTGAAATCCAAACTTCCGGAATTTAAAACGTTCAATCACCTTTACAGGCAGAGGATAATGATATGCCTTTGGTTCAATAGTAGAGTGAAAAGCTGAATCGATCACAAGATAATGAGGAATATCTTTAAATCCACTCATTGCCTCCTGAATGATACTGTAAGATATGGGATTATGAAGCGGCGCCAATGGCAAACATTCTTTTATCTTTAACAGAATATCATTATCAATGATCAAAGATCGTTTAAAATGATCTCCGCCATGTACAAAACGGTGGCCAATTGCATCAACACGTATCCCTCTGCTAACAATAAAATCTGCGGCCATACGCGCAGCTGACCTATGGTCAGGGATATCAACGATCTCCTTATCAATATTCCCATTCCACTTATTTTCGATGTAAGAAGCTTCCGTACCCTTAACTCCAACTCGATAAGCTTTTCCTTTGAGAAGCAGGTTAACTTTTTGACCATTTTGAAGATCAAAGACTTTGTAGCTCAATGAAGAGCTTCCTCCATTAAACACTAGTATTTGCATAATATTTTTCTATATCTATTGAAACGGTTTTTGAGCTAAGATTTCTTTTCTGCGCTCTTACAACAGTAAGCGCTGTGCAATCCACAATATCCTCAACTGAGCATCCTCTGGATAGATCGCTACAAGGCTGAACCGTCCCTAATATAATGGGCCCTATCGCCCTGGCGTAGGCCAGCCTCTCTGTAAGCTTATAGCCTATATTTCCTGCGTCGAGACTCGGAAATATTAAAACATTAGCTCTTCCGGCAACATCACTATTACTGAGCTTCTTGGCAGCAACTTCAGGAACAAGGGCACTATCAAGCTGCATCTCTCCATCAATAAAGAAATCTTTCTTAAGATCTTTAGCTAATTCAACAGATTCGCGAACCTTAGTCACCCAACTGCCCTGTGCACTTCCTTTCGTTGAGAAGCTCAACATAGCGACCCTCGCCGGTTTGCCCATTGTATCCTGAAAGAACTGTGCGCTAGATACTGCGATCCTCGCCAACTGTTTACTTGTCGGATCCGGGATAACCCCACAATCTGCGAAACATATGACTCCTTCCTCGCCATAGGAACAATTAGGAATGCCCATTAAGAACGCACTAGTCACTATTCCTAGCCTTTCATTGATCTCAAGACAATTAATTACCGCGCGCATAACAATTGCTGTTGAATGGGCAGCACCAGTCACCATGCCATCTACAAAACCGCACCGAAGCATCATAGCTGCATAAAAATGCTGATCTTCCATAAGCTCTTGAGCTTTCTTCAAAGTCATTCCCTTAGCTTTACGATATTCATAGAGCAAAAAAGCAAACTGATCTTTTTGAAATTTGTCCATGTCTTCTTTTGAAAACAAAATCGGTTCTGCTATACCTTCACAACGGACTATCTCAACAGCTTTCAATACCCTAAGATCATCGACTTCAGGAAAAATTATCACTTTAGGGTCTTCTTTGGCCTTGTTCCTTATACGATTAATGACATCTTTGTACATAATCACTCCTTTAATAGTGCCTTAATTCTATGTATGTGCTTATACTTTTTACGTAGTCAAATCCAACACATTTGAAAAACTATTTTAAATGTTTATCCATATAAACAGGCTTCACTCTTACCTGATTCCTTTGCCATATAAAGGCCTAAATTAGCTTGCAGAAAAAATTCCTGACCTGTCATACCAATAATAAAACGAGATATCCCGATACTACATGTAATATTCTCATCTTTTAAAGCTATTTTAATGGCATCCTTGCATGACTTAGCCACAGCCAATGCTTCATCCCTCTTTGTCTCCGTAAGCAAAACCAAGAACTGGTCCTGGGCCTGACGGCAAATAATATCTGTCATAGGCATATTTTCCTTTAATAGGCCTGCAAATTTCTTTAACAAATTGTCACTTTTTTCACGGCCGTTTATTTGATCATATTTAGAAAAATTATCGATATCTATCATCATCAAACAGGTAGGATGAAAAATCCGCTCTACACGCCTGATCTCTGACAACATCGCTGTCATAAAATACTGGTAGCTATAAAGATCAGTTAACGGATCCCTGATCAAACTATTAAAACTTTTTGCAGCGTTCTCCTCAATCGGGATCATATCTGGAACCTTACGTTCTTTAGACTTTTCCTTAACTTTATCTTCTGTTACCTCCTCAAGGATCCCCTCTACGCCTAGTGGTTCCCCATTTTCATCAAGCAATAGTGTACTGCTAGCTGATAAGATTATCTTAGAACCATCTTTACAAACCATATTTACTTTGTAATCCTCTACATGACCTTCTTGCAATATTTTCTTTAAAAAATCCACCCGGTCTTCCTTAGTTTCATATAATCTTTCAGCCATGTTTAGCCCTAGAACCTCGTTTTTATTTGAATAATGCAAAAGTGCAGCCAGAGAATTACTGGCTAGGGATATATTCCCCTCCTTGTCTGCTGCATAAAATCCCGCATTCAATCTATTTCTCGTTATCTCTTTAAAACGGTTTTGCTGCACTGATAACTCCTTTGATCTTAACCCATTGCTTTTTGTCTCTTTCATTTTTAACTCCTTTTAATTGTGAATAGTTGCCAATATTCAATATGTAAATTTATATATATTAAGTGCTGTTTAACACTTTTAAGTATTTGTTAACTTTAAGATCAAAAAAATATTCCACTTAAAAACTAGGTGGCGTTACAACCCACAAAGCTTCCGTCTCGCCCTTAAACAGATTTTTAAAAGAATGAGGAGTGCTGGAATTAAAATATATACTATCACCTTTTTTTAGTTTATAGGTTTTATCTCCAAGCGTTATTTCCAATGAGCCTTTCAAAACCAAAACAAACTCCTGGCCATAATGCGAGTAGGTAGATTCACCAGAAGCAGCACTCTGCCCTAGTTTAAAAAGAAGAGGCTGCATCTGCTTATAAGGATTTGACTCAGATAATAGATACATTTGTATTCCGTCACCAGATTGCTTAAATGCCTTGCGCTGTTTTTCCGTTGTTATCAACCGATCACTTGGGTTAGTACTATCATCTCCAACCAAACGACCAACAGTGGTCTGCAATTCAGTCGCTATAGACTTAAGTGTAGCTAATGATGGCGAGGCCTTACCCTTTTCTACCTGTGACAGGAAACTCGGACTGACACCAACATCCTTAGCTAATTCCCTAAGGGTCATACCCTGCTCGTCCCTAACACGTCTAATAGTTGTACCTATAACAGTCATTTAATTTTTCCTCTTTCTTTTGTAACAGGATACAACAAATTCCTAATTTTGTCAAGTATAGGTTAATTTTTTCTTTTTTTGTTAACCTGTGATTAACTTTTATCGTAAATATTGTTGACACAATACTTAATTATTTTAAATAAATAGAACAGTGACTTTTTTTACTTTTATGGTTACTGATCAAAAGCATAGAGTCCAGCACCCTATTTTACATGATTGGTAATATTTCGTAATACACCAACAAAAAAAGCATTGCCAACCCGACTATCCGAGAAACAGCTAAAATTCTCGGAGTTTCAAAAGGCCGCGTTCATCAAATGTTAAATTTGCTGAAACTTGATGAAAGGATTCTAGAGTATTTGCTTCACAAAAAAACGGGAGAGAATTACACTGAAAGACAACTACGAGGATTGATTCATTTACCTATTGAGGATCAATTTAAAGCTATTGAGAAATGTTCTACAGCCAGACAAAATAAGAATATTATTTTGTCAAAGCAAATTAGCGCCTAAAGAAAACGACAAATAAAAAGGCAAGCTTTTATGAATGAGCTTGCCTTTTTATACTGACTTTTTAAAATCAATGTTAACCCCTTAAAAATCAACCTGCCCTCTTAATCCTCCTATCACAATCGCATCATCTCCTTTAACAGCATCACCACCATATGGATTCATAATAATTTGTAAATCAGGACTTATTGTCAAATGATCATTAATTTTGCAGCTGTAATAAAGTTCAATGTGCCCTTCGGCATCTGCACTCAAATTGCTCCCAGCATCTTTATAATCATTTGATGGGAGAATTTGCCCAAAAGCGATTCCAAAAACATCATCATCCCTTCCCCATGGTTCACCGGCTATTTGCATACCTATGCTATATGAGTACTCAAGTGAAAAACTTTCACCATTTAGATATACTTCGGGATTTTGCCATGCATAGCGAACAAATACACCTATGATATCAGTAAGTTCTTGATCTACGCTTAGACCAAAACCGTAAGAACTTTCTTGAACTTGAGCTGAATCATTCCACTTTGTATGATCACGTCCACTACCCCAACCGAATACACGATAGTTGCCTGATTTTCCTGCAATTTCAGGACTAATTGTAAGTTGTCCACCGTAAAAGGCATCTTCAAACATGTCTCCCCAATCAGCGTTACCATCCATAACGATTGCTTCTGCTGTAACTATCTCTGAAATAGACGCACCAATAATCAAGCCAGCAGAATTATCAGGCAACTCAATAGCTGAAGAGTGTTTAAATACTGATCCTAAGAACTGTGTTGTTTCATCATTAGCATATTCATTAGAATCCATAAAAGCATCGGCAGCAATTTTACCAACCGTAACCGTTAATGGATTAAATCTATGTTCATACCATGCTTCTGTAACACCAATATTTGAATCTCCGCCAGTAGCATCAGCATTTACAGAACTGAAAACAGCCAATTCATCATCAACGCCTACACCTTCACCTGCTTCGACGGCAATAAATGCAGTTCCGTTCTGAAAATTTTTAGTTATAGATACATCAACAGAATAACTGGCATCTCCCACATCTTGACCATTTTCTGAAAGGTCATCACCATTCGCATTGCTAGTTGCTTGATAAACAAACGTTACTCCTGCTCCGATTGAGATACCATTAAAAGCATCCTTTATTTGCTCCAAGCTTTCTGTCAATTCTTCTTGTTTGTCAGATTTATCTTCCTGTTGAGCCAATTTTTGCTCCATAGCCAAAATTCTCGACTTAAGCTCAGCAAGTTCATCTTCTGTAGATTTAGCAAAAGCTTGATTGCAGAAATACAATACAATCCCTATAATAAAAAACCAACTGAAAAACCTTTTAAACATTTCATATCTCCTTCTTAATGTTTACCGTTGGTTGTCCATTTGGTTTAAACTTTTTAATTGTTACATTATCACTCTGCTTGTACAGTCGTGTTTCTTAATGTTCGAATCGTTTCTTCTCTTTCTTTTCAACCTGCACGATTCTTGAATCATGTATTGTAATAACTATCTCACCATAATTTATCTGTTCAATAGATTGCATTACTTCTTCTAAATTTTTACATTAATAGTTTTTGTGACTTTCATAATTAATTTATGCTGCTGCTTTAGCTCCAACAGAAAAATTTATAACTTTTACTGTCATCCATGCCAAAATAAAAGTAAATAATACTCCTACAAATCCGGCTAATCCAGTGGAAACCATTTCATTGGTAATTACCGGAATTGAATAATCAGGCATTGGGCTTACAAAAGATGGTGCTGATTCGTGAAGAAATTGATACTTTTGAGCAACCCATTCCAAGCCGTCAGGAAAACCACTCGCAAATGGACTTAACATCATGCCAATAACAACCGCGGCAGTTAATGGTGCTGCAACAGACCATTTTGAATCGGTGTCTTCTTCTGCCACAAAAGCCAAACAAGCTGCAACAGTAATCAATCCCTCTCCTATACCGATCATTGCATGCGTACCTAACATTGCTCCTACAACTTTAAAAAACGGAATTGTTCCTGAAATAGCCAACTCCACACTACAAGCAAATGCAGCAATTAAAACTGATGCCCAGGCGGCAAATCCTAAGCAAGCTGCTCTTTTAAACGACTTTGCTTCCGCTCTCTTTGATAGATATACATTTATCAATCCACCCAGCCCAGCACCAAATATTGCCATATTCAATATATTTGCACCCAAAACCGAAAATCCACCGTCGGAAAAAACAAGGCACTGTATAGCTAAAACAAGCGCAATTGATAACATCCCGAAAGGAATCCCCAGCATTGCAACTGCAAGCACTCCACCTAAAAGATGTCCTGATGTGCCATCCTGTATTGGAAAATTCATCATTTGCCCTGCAAAAATTAATGCCGTAATTGCACCAAATCGCGCAGCAGATGGTTTTATCTTTGATTTAACTGCTCCGTAAGCTGCTGCTGCAATGCCCATAGTTCCGGCTACTGCAGTAATAGGGCACATTGCCCCTTGTAACATACTGTTTGGAATATGCATTACTTCATCCTTTCTTTATGATTGATAATGTTGTTACGTTATTTACTTTCGTGTTACTTTTACTTAAAAAAATATCTCCCTTTACCCAACAGTGCTCATAACTAACTCACCATGCTTCATCCCCTTCAATGAAATCAATCTGTCTGCTAACTCCTGCAATTTTTTTGCCTTTCCTTTTACAGCGATTGTTTCCAAACAATTGTGATGATCAAGATGAACGTGCTGAACCGCTAAAACTGAATTTGGATAATCATGCTGAATATGCATTGATTTATTAATAATATCTCTTTTATGGTGATCATAGACAAGAACAATACAGCCGCTAACTTCTTCATTGCCTTTCCATTTATCTTGAATTTGATTTCTGCGGATAAGAAACCGAATGGCCTGTGAACGGTTAGGAAGCTGATGTTTCTCGACAAGAGAATCCAACTCCTTCAACAAATTATCTTCTAATGATACGCCAAATCTTTTCATTTTTATGATGTTACCTTTTTAAATAAAGTAGCACGTTTTTATTTCTTGTCAAGAAATTCCTTTAATCTTCATCTATTCATTTATTATCAAAAACTGATTATTTTACAAAATTAAAATCAAAATTTTACAAAAGCCTTATTTATTGTAATTTACATAGATCTAATACTTATCATCTCAAACAAATTCTTTTCCGACGGGGATGAAGAATGGTGATCTCTGAGTTATCAAAGGGCCTGCGCCTTATGGTATTTCCACCGAAAATCGCATAACTAAAAGAATTTTGCAACAAGGCGCTAAACAATATTGTTTAGCGCCAAAAGGAAATGCTACACTTCAGAGCATTTCCGCGGCAATCCCTAAGAAAACAAAAATAAATCCGATCGAAACAGCGCTCATGTATAAGAAAACATAACAAAGCCTTGCCAATCCGACTATCCGGGAAACAGCTAAAATACTAGGAGTATCTAAAGGCCGCGTTCATCAAATGTTAAATTTGCTGAAACTTGATGAAAGGATTTTAGAGTATTTGCTTCACAAAAATATAGGAGAGAATTACACGGAAAGACAACTGCGAAGTTTGCTTCATTTACCGATTGAGGATCAATTTAAAGCGATCGAAAAGTATCATTTATCTAAACAAAATGAATTTTCGCCTAAATCCCTCAAACGTTTACGGCTTTCATTTAAATCGAAGATTTAAAAATAATGTCAGATAAATACCATAATCTTATTTAATTCGGGATATAGTGTGTGCCTAGAAATTCTAAATCTTTCTTTTCTCAAATATCTATTAAAATAATTATTGCCAAATTTTATGCTCTTGCCAATTATCAGGAAAACCCATTGATTTTGGATCAACAAATTTATTTTGATCAAATAACAATATTAATTTTTTTTGCATGGATACGAACTTTTAGTAAGCGCTTAATCAATAATAACTAACTCGATCAAGAACAGAAAATACAAAAGATTTATCTTTTACAATATCAAAGATACTTTTAATGTTGGTTATTCATAAACAACTATTTTTCATTTTTTGTTTTTATGATCTATAAATCCTGTTCATTTTATTTAGAAGCCTCATTACGTTTTTTGTCTATCAGGATGATGATGTCGTCAACAGTTTTAATTGTTTGATAATGCTCATCGGGAATTACCATTTCAAATTCTTCTTCGATTGTCATAATTAACTCGACAAGATCAAACGAATCTGCACCCAAATTGTCAAAGAAAACTGCACCATCCGTAACCTCTTCTGGCTTCACTTTAAGTTGATTGCAAACAATCGCTCTAACTTTATCTCTGTTTTTCATAGTCCCCTTCACCTATTTACCTTTCTCTCTATTTCAATTCACGGCACTATCAAAAACAAAACTTAACAGAGCTATCAATGATTTCTTCAATTTGCATTTCCTTAAAAAATATCTCCAGGCTTAACCAAAGCTTCGTTAACAATAGCTACGAGCGTTCCTACAGTAATAATGCCGCTAACCTCAATTAGTGGCTTTTTAAAGAATACCAGCAAAACCATAAAAAGAAACCAAAGCAAGAATAAAACAGGTATTTATTCATTAGGGATTACAACATTAGCTTTTCTAAAACAACAATCATTATTTTATTAGCAGACTGCTCCCGCTAGTTGAACTTGAACTATCCCTGTTAAAGCTGTTACTATTGCTGTCAAAGCCACTACTTCTACCTGAAGATTTATTTTCCCCACCCTGTGGATTTTGAGGTTTGCTGTTCTTCCATTTCGTTAACTGTTCCGATGTTAACACCTTGGACAACTTTGATTCTGTCTGCTGACGGATAGATTCCATTTTGCTTCGATTGGCTTCTGGATTGCCAGATTTCATCAAAGATCCCATTTGAGAGATTTCTTCTTGAATAATTGTCGTAACCTGAACCACCTGTTGATCAGTTAGGTTCAAGATCTCTTTCATCCTGGAGACAATCTCAGATGCCGATGGCATCGATGGCGGTTTTCCTCTACCAGCTCCTGGTTTGCCTTGGGCAAAAGCAGAGCTTCCCACAATAAATAAACTGATAGCAAAAACCAATAAGACAAAATTTTTCTTAATTATTAATTTCATTCTTCCCTCCTCTTTCACTAACATTTTCATATAAATTAGTCCTGTATATATTTTAACTCCTTTTTCTATTATCAAATAAAATTACTATTAATTGCGTAATTATTTGGCTTGTGTTCCATACATCACTTTGAGTTGCGAAACCCTTGGAAACTCGGGATAAAATTCTCCCTGAGGACCAATAAAACCATCTTTTGTTTTTTTAATAACAACTGGTATATAGCCACCCTTATTATTAGGAATATTAACTGTGAACTCATCCTCTGAGGACTGATCCAAGACCCCATCTGTTGCCTGAACTGTTTGTGTAAGCACAACGGAAGCGGGTTGAACAACTGTAACAACTGGCGGCTGTACGACCTCATACCCTTTACGAACACGAACGTAATAGACTCTGTCATAAGTATAATAAATCACTCCGTTAATTATTATTTCCTGATAATACGAAGGGATAACCCTAACGACAGCACCTATCGGAGGCTCGATAACAATATACACATTGCCTTCTCGCCGATAATATACGCCGTCATCATAAAATAACCTTATTCCTCCTACAACAAACTCCAAAATTGTTTCAGGTAGGGATGGTCGGTGAAAACCAACGGGTGGTCTTTCGTGATGTCTGGGCCCATCGTTCGGGGGATGTTTAGGTCCTCCAGGTTGAGCATAACCAAGAGTCTGAAAAAACAAAGAGACACAGATTAAAAAAAACACTGATTTAATGATATTTTTTGAAAAAGACATATGCACCTCCGTTTTTAATATTATTCATACCTTAACGCTTCAATGGGATTCAATGCCGCTGCCTGCACCGCAGGCTTAAGGCCAAAGACGATCCCAATAGAAATCGAGAATGTCGTAGCCATGATAATAGATATCGGGGAAATCTTTGTCGCCCAACCTGCAAAAACAGACAAAAGAGCAGCTGTTCCAATGCCAAAAATAATACCTATAAAACCACCGATAACTGTCATTAAAACAGCTTCAATTAAAAACTGTGTTATAATGTCTACCCTTCGAGCACCGATAGCTTTACGCAATCCAATTTCTCTTGTTCGTTCCGTCACTGATACAAGCATGATATTCATGATCCCTATTCCTCCAACCAGAAGAGAAATTGCCGCTACAGCACCAAGAAGTAGGGTCATGGTTTTGGTCGTGCTCGTTAGCGCCGATTGAAGATCAGCCATGTTGCGGACGTCAAAAGAGCCTTCATTATCTTTCGTTAAATGATGCCGTTTAATTACGAGTTGCTTGATAGCCGTTTGGACTTGTGACATTTGTTCCTGGTTGGAAACTTCAACATCAATAGAGTCCACGTATTGTTTTCCCAATAGCCGATACATCGCAGTCGTAATAGGTATGATGACGATATCGTCTTCATCCCGGAAACCGGTAGCACCTTTCTCGGGCAGAACGCCGATCACTTCAAAAATAATCTTGTTTATTCTGATTGACTTCCCTACAGGGTTCTTTCCGGAAAAAAGCTGTCTGACTACCGTCATGCCAACAACAGCTACCCGCTCTCGCATCAATAATTCATTTGATGTGATAAAACGGCCGGTCTTAGGAACAGATGAATGCATAAGAGAATAATCGACGCCTGTCCCCTGAACTTCGGAATTCCAATTTTTTCCTTCTGCTACAAGCTGTGCGCGTCCATTGACGATTGGAGAAACATATTTAACTCCGGTTAAACGCTCCATCGCAGTAGTATCTTCAATAGTAAACCTGGTCGTTGAACCTGTCTCCATCATAACAGCACCGCTCTTTGATGCCCCCGGCCGTACTGTTAAACGATTCGTCCCTAGAGAAGAAAGTTTCTGCTTTATTGACGCCTGGGCGCCTTGACCTATGGCCAACATAGCTATAACGGCAGCTACTCCAATCAGAATTCCCAACATGGATAAAAGAGAACGCATACGGTTAGACAAAATTGCATGAACAGATTGGCGTATATGATCGGAAATTTCGGCACGCCCAAAAGACGGATTAGACTTAGAGAGCGCTTTTCGGATCGGAGAAAGGTCAATCGTTGAGATTTTTGTCTCAACCTTAAGCGTATCAGACACTATGTGGCCGTCACGCATAGAAATGATCCTTTTGGCGTGTTCTGCAACTTCCTGTTCATGGGTCACAAGAATTATTGTTTTTCCTTTGTCGTTTAGCTCTTTTAAAATTGCCATAATTTCAATTTCGCTTTTTGTATCTAAATTTCCCGTTGGTTCATCGGCAAAAATAATCAAAGGCTCGTTCACCAGTGACCTCGCTATTGCGATACGCTGACGCTCGCCGCCAGAAAGTTCATTTGGCTGATGGTTGGCTCGGAAAGAAAGGCCTACTGCCCTGATTTTATCCAATGCGATTTCTTTTAAGTTATGCCTACCAGCATATACCAATGGTAAAGCTACATTATTAGCGGCTGTAATTCTCGGTAATAAATGGAACTGCTGAAATACAAAACCAGCAACCTGATTACGAAGGATAGCCAACTGATCGTCGTTAAGGCTGCTGATATCTGTTCCGTCTAAGTAATATTTACCGGAGTCCGGCCTGTCGAGAAATCCAAGAATATGAAGCATCGTCGATTTTCCTGAGCCTGAAGGTCCCATTATGGCAACAAATTCTCCGGGCTTAATGCAGACTGATACATTCTGTAAAGCCTTGACATAAGTATCACCCATTTTGTAAGTTTTGCTAATATTCTTTAGATCGATCACGGACGCCCTCCAGATGGAACGCCCCCTTTGGGAGGGGTCGGAAGAAAAGGATTAGTCGTCTCTTTTGTTTGTGCAGTTGAGTCAAAATCATCAGCAGTTGCTATTACCCTATCCTGCGCTGAAATCCCATTTGTAATCTGAGCATAAACATCATCTGAGAGCCCGATCTGCACATCGCGCCTGAAAGGTGCTCCTCCTTGATTAACAAGAACGTAATTTTGGTCTCCATCTTGCTTCACAACATCCCGTGGAAGAAGAAGCGCATTATCGATAGATTCACGGATAATCTTGACACTGGCACTCATGCCTGAGCGAAAAACATCCGGCACCTCATTAGGAACAATATCAACATAATAAGTTGTCACATTGCTAACAACTGTTGATTCATAGTAAATATGATCAACCTTCCCTGAAACTTCAATCTGTGGATACGCATCAAGACCAATTATAACAGCTTGTTCTAGTTTGACTTTTCCAATATCCGTCTCGTCAACTTGCGCCTGTAAAATGAGTCGATTAGACAAAACTAATACAGCATCGCTTGTAGTGACATTCTTTCCGGGTTTGATCTTCTGCACGATCACTTCTCCATCAATAGGCGCCAATAGAGGTGTAACGTTGTACACATCTTCCCAGCGTTTCAAGGTGTCGCCTCCCTGCAAACGAGCAGCATCTAAAAGTGCCGCACGATCCGTTGAACTCATCAGAGCCAGAACATCACCGCTTTTAACTTCCTCTCCTTCCTTCACTAATATCTTTTCTATTCTTCCCGCGACAGGCGGATTAATTTCAAGACGATTTTGTGGTTGTACTGTAGCCGTAGCGGTAACATAGCTTTCTATCCGACCAATAGATACCGATACAAGAGTCATTGAAGACAACGGAGAGCTCTTTTTTTTGAAGGACAAAAAAATTGCTACTGCTACTATTAATGCGGACAAGATTATTAATATGAATTTCTTTTTATTCATCCAATGTCACTCCCTTCGCCTGTAACCATGCAGCTTCGGAAATCAATGCAGTTGTTTTTGCCTGCAAAAGAGCCTTTTGATTACTAACAAGATCGTCCTCGATAATCGTCCAAGCATCAAAGGTAATTGTACCTGTAGAATATTGGCCCTCAGCGATCATGGCTCGAACCTGTGATGCTTCCAGGAATTCTTCCCGGACAGAAACTTTGGCAACATTGTTTCTCCAGTCGATCCATGTTTCTGCCAGTGTCAGGATAACATCATCTCGTTCGTTACGTTCATCAGCCTGCGCTTGATTTAAAGTAGCTCTCGCCTTTGAAATTTGTGCCTGTTGTTTACCCCCTTCAAACAAAGGAAGTGATACGCTAAGCCCCGCAGTCCATCCCTTGGAATCCGGAGGCCATTCCGCTCCGCTTTTCGTAACGCCGGCAGTCGCATATACCTGCGGGAATAGGCCTGATTTAGCGGATTTAAGATCAAATCTGGCAGCCTCTTTTTGTGCGACTACTTCCTTCAATAGAGGCGTTGTTTCAACAATTTTCTCAAATTCGGGTTTTTCCTGATTAACGGATTGAATATCAAGCCCTCCGTTAACAACAAAAGGAGTATATTTTTCCCTCCCAATCAGCTTACTCAAACGCCTCTGGTAAATCTCAACATTCTGTTTTGCCTCTTCCAATTCGTACTGTGCCTGTGAAAAATTAGCTTTCGCTGTCAAAAGAGAACCTTTATGTTCTTTCCCCACTTTATATCTTAACTCAACAAGTTCCCAATTCTGCTGACGACGGTCGGCAATGTCTTTGGTTACATTCAACAGCTCTTGCGCGCCCAAAAGATTAATGAAAGCTGACCATAAATTATATCGGACATTAGAAGAAACAACTTCAAAATTATAGGTTGCGGATGCGATCTTCTCCCGTGCGGAAGCCAAATCATTGGAGGTCTTGAACCCGTCGAACAATAATTGCTGTCCCGAAACTCCATAATTATAGCTCTCAGTGCTGTTTTGACCTTGAGTCTTACTTGTCTTGGTGTTGAGTGTTGAGCTTAACTGAGGAAGGATTGCACTTTGAGTTATGGACTTGTCCGCTTTTGCCTGGTTAAGTTTCTCTCGTGCAGATACAAGTTCCGGGTTGTTTTGCTGGGTTTCTGTGATGCAGTATTGCCAGCTAAGAACCTGATCTTTCTCACCATAAGAATTACTGGGAACAAAAACAACTAAAAACCATGGAAGTAATATAGTTATAATATTTTCAATTTTTAGGTGTTTTATTACCATTTTATTTCTCACAATCTTTTGCGGATAAAATATGCTCAGATCCGTCCCGAAGAATCTTCACCCTAAATATCCCCTTATTCCATCCTAATTCTGCCCAATTATTTTCATAATACTCATCCGCTCCTGCAAGAATCCCTTGAACTTCAAGTATTATATCGCCGCCAACAATAAACTCGTGACCATCAATGTCTGCCCATTTAGTTCCCCCCTTTAATCCAAGTCTATCTGCTGGGGAGCCCTCTAAAACTTTTTCAACAAGAATACTTGTAGACTGAGGGACATTTAACACCTTATTCATATCTTCCATCAAACGCTTTCCGTGAAAACCAGTGCAAAAACTTTCTTGTTCAAGAATTAGTTTGCGCACAGCATTGGAGGTTATGCCAAAGCCTATTCCATCATCTCCGCCGTCATTACTAACCGAATAACTAACGATACCTATTATTTCTCCTTTCATATTAAACATAGGCCCCCCAGAGTTTCCGTTATTAATAGCAGCGTCTGTCTGAAAAAGCTCTACTGGCATCCAATAAGCTTTCTCTGTATGCGGTTTACGGCGAGCACTTATATATCCGACTGTAAGCGTTTGATTCAAACCTTTTGGTGTTCCTACAATAAAAATTTGGTCACCAACGCGAATCTGGTCTGAATTACCTAATACAGCTACGTGAAGACCTTTTTCAGGAATTCTTTTGAGTTCAAGAATAGCTAAGTCGGCTCCATCGTGAGATGAAATGACTATCGCTGGAATTTCTTCTCCATTGTCAAATTTCACAGTAACCTCTTCTGCTACCTGAACAAGATGGGCTACTGTTAAAATACGCCCTTTGGGTGAAATTACTATTCCTGTCCCTTCCCATTCAAACCTATTTCTTAGTCTTTCATTTGGCCCGACATCCCGTTCAATAGATTTAACAACTACTACAGAATCCTTTATTGATTCAAAAATATTGTCAATTTTGCCCGCACTAGCATTATTTGCACAAAATATTCCTATCCAGAACGCTAATAAAAAACTATTTAATATGCTATTTGTTTGCATTACTTGTTTTTTTCTTTTATACCTTAAATTTAGGTTTAGTAATACAATGTCGGCTTACCAGGCGCGTATTTAATTTAATCGTCAAAAGATGGTCTAATGCCTTTCCTTAGGTTTCGATTTCCATGACTCTCCATATGTTTTCTTTTTGTTCTTTCCACTTGTTTAGCTGCTTGTCCGTCAGTTTTTTAGCTAATTTTGTTTCCATTTATTTCCGTGTGTTTTCCATTTTTTTCTCATCGCTTCCGGGTCTGTTTATCCTTGAGAGCACATGTGTTCCATTTCCGATATTGATGCATATGTTTTAAAATGACTTCAGGACTGTCCTCCCCTTTGATCTTCCCTTCGCATGTCAGTTCGAACATACGTTGGACTTCATCCGGTGTAATGTGTCTTCCAAGGATCTCACTCATCTTGAAGATTTTCTGGATCGAGAACTGGTTTTGTATAAACTGTATAAACTTGGGATTATCTAAATTAGACAATTAACGATCCTTTCATTCTTTGAAACAAAGACCTGCAGCGTTCTTGATGAAAGAAATATTCTCACCCACAATTGAAATCCTCTGGTCTCTTCCAGCATTCTTCGGCCTTGGCCTTTCATACCAGCAGGAAAATGTATTCCTAAAACTTTTTTCTTACCACCATCAGGGTCAAACCATACCGTAAAACCCGACCTCATCAATTGTTCTGCCAAGCCGCGGCTATAGGAAATCATCATTGAGAACTCCCAAGTTAACTCTTGTCTTTTCATCGCAATATGTCAGATCATCTTGCCAATCATCGAAATTTCCATCAATACTCACCTCGTGTTTACGCCATTTACTATAAAGTGTCGGTTTACCGCAACCCGCTATAAAAGTATTCAACATCACAAAAACTGTAAGTAAAAAAACAATTCGTTGCTTCTTCATCACACAGATTCCTGTTTTTCTTCTCACGCTTTCTATCGGAAAGCACGACAAAGTTAAACATTTTATACGCAATATAAAACAGCGGGATGCTTAATTACCTCTGTTTTATCTTCATGCCTAATCTCTGTTATTATTGAGATGGCGGCGGAAATCCTTCATTTGGGGGTGGCATATGTCTTCGCATGAAATCGTTTTTACCCTCCGGACCTTTCACTCCACGCCCTTTTTTAAATTCTTCTTGTAGCGCTTTAAATTTTTCTTGCTGTTGAGGCGTAAGAATATCCATAATTTGTTTATCGCTTTTCTCCCTGACTTCATCAATAGTATTGCGGACATTCTTTCCAACTTCATCAATCTCCTGCCGTGTCTTCTCTAAAATCTCCGAAACTTTAGTTTTTTGTTCTGCATTTAGGCTCAGCCTGTCAGATAACATTTCAAGAGGACCACCACCATATCTTTTATCTTTTGGACCTTTTTGGCTGTATCCCATGAAATGTTCAGCCCTTTCTGCAAAATGTGGTCCCTGTGGGCCTGGTGACCATGGCAAGTTTAGTTTTTTAGCGATCCCCACCCCAACGATTACTCCTGCCAAAACGCACAAAACTCCAAATACTGCGATATACATTTCATTTTTATTCATATTAGTTGCCTCCTTTGTTTTATGATCCCAATATCAGCCCTAAAGCTATCTCTGTTGTTGTTTGGGTTCCGCTTAATATATGCTCCTCAAGAGAATATTTATCTACTTGTTGGTTGGATATAGAAATAAGAAATATGATCGATAATACAATTACGGCCCCCGGAAGCGGAATTAGCATACGCGAAAGATTACCCATAATAACTATCCATGGAGGTCTTGTTTCGCAATACTGTTGGTTTAGTATTTCTTCACGTAAACGGTTAACCAGATAATCCTGAGGCAGGGTCCTTTGTTCTTTACTTAAAACAAGATACTTAATCTTCTGAAGGGCTAATAACTCTTCCTTGCAAAGCAAACAGCTATCTACGTGAATTTCAACCAAAGCAGTCTTTTCACTATTTGTTTCTTTATCAAGATAGCTGGATAATAATCTTTTTATTGTTTTGCACTTATTCATATCAGTTCTCCTGAAATATTAAACAATTCTTTTTTGAGAAACTGTCTTGCTCTGTAAATCCTTGATTCTACGGTCCCGATATGGCAACATAAAACCCTGGAAATTTCAATATAACTTAATCCTTCAATATCCTTAAGAACCAGAGCGGTTCTGTATTTTATCGGGATTTTCCCCAAAGCATTTTTAATTATCGTTTCTCTTTCCTCAATAAAAAGAATGTCCTTAGGATCATTGCGATCATCTGTGCTCTTTGTTAAGATTTCTTCATCGTAGATAATTTTTTTTCTCTTACGCAACGCATCATAAGTTGTATTCACAACAATACGATAAAGCCAGGTCGAAAATTGACTTTGCTGTTTAAAAGACTTCAGGCCATGATAAACTTTCAGAAAGACATCTTGGGAAATATCTTCACTTTCGTTATCTTTTCCTACAAGGGAATAGACAATATTTAAAACCCGGTTTTGATATTTTCCGACAAGCATCTCGAACCCCTTCTCTTCTCCATGAAGGAATTGCTCTATGTGAAGTTTATCGTCATTCATTTTGCTTTCCATAAAGTTAGACGCAAAGTGCCGCTATTTATTCCCAATAATTAAAAAATTTATTTAACTTATGACAGAGAGGTGGAAGTTATTAAATATTTATTTAATAAATAAGACAAATTTGTTTCTTTTTGTTTGATCATCAATGTCTAACATTAGAAAATTTAGTTGATTTAAGAACAGTAACTGTACAAATTATCCCAATCATACCGGAAAGAACATCCGCAAACAGCCGCCCAAAAAACGCACCTTTAATTCCAAATAAGTATGCTCCCAAAAATGATAAAGGGATCAAAAGAACCAAAACACGTACCATATTCAGTGTTGCCGCAGCAATGGGTCTATGCATACCTATTAAATAAAAACCTGAATAACGATGAACTTCTGCCATTCCATATCCAAATGAAACAATTCTAATATACATAACTAAGACCTTTATCACCTCAGGATCACTTGAAAATATTCTACCAAAGTAAGGAGCGATCATATAAAACACAACGGCAATTGAAAAACCATAATAGATAGCAAAAAGAATAGTAAATCTAGACACTTCTTTGATTCGATCCATTCGACCCGCACCATAATTCTGACTTACAAAAGGCATCAAAGACATACCAACTGTCATTGGGATCATAAATGCAAACATTTCGATGCGAACAGCAGCTCCAGTAGCACCAACAGCTGCAGATCCAAAGCCAGCAATGATCCGAGTGATCACTCCCTGAGATAATGGGACTAACATCATACTCAAAATGCTGGGAATACTTATATGAAGTATTTTCTTCCAGGAGATCATTATCAAACTTCTAGAATTTGATAAAAAACAAATCAGATTATGCCGATAATGCAAAATATATAAAGCAGCAACAAAAATAAAAAACTGGGAGATCACTGTTCCAAGTGCGGCACCACTAATACCCATTTTAGGAAATCCCAACAAACCAAAAATGAAAATAGGATCTAAGACCATATTAATCACGGCCCCTCCAAGCATCAAAAAACTTGCAGACTTTGAGTCTCCGGTAGAAATAATAATATCACCTGCCATCATTGGTATGATCATAAAGATCATTCCTAAATACAAGATTTTCATATATCCTTCTACTAATGGTAATATTTCTGGTCCCGCTCCTAAAAATCTAAATAATGGCTGGATCGTCATAATCCCAATAGTGGTGATAAAAATAACTATTATCGTAGCAAGAAAAAAAGCATGAGTTGTTAAAGATGCAGCCTTTTTTTCATCCTTTTGCCCTAAAGCATGCGAAATCAAAGTCATTGCACCTGTGCCTAATCCTCTTGCAACAAAGTTAAGGAACATAACAACAGGAAAAGTAAAAGCCATTGCAGCAAGAGCCCCTGTTCCTAATCTCGACACAAACCAAGTATCTGTAAGATGGTAAGCATTCATCGCAAAAGTACCCATAAGCATAGGGAAGGCCATTCTGAAGATAGTTATTTTCACACTATTTTTAACAAGTTTAACCATTTATTATCTCTTATTGTATTATAGGAATTATATCCCCAGAATTTATGTATTCTCTATACCCTGTAATCGCCACTTAGAACTAACACTATTTTGCCTTCTTTCTTAGAAATTTCGAAGCGCAAGAAAAAACACTTCCGAAAAACCGACCAATATCTTTTTCAATCATATAAAGCGACGGCATAAGAAAAAGGGTCAGCAAACTTGAGAACAGTAATCCATATGCAAGTGCCATTACTGTTGGGATCAGAATTCCCGCGTCCCCCCCCAACTCCATAAATGGTCGGGAACAAGGCTGCAACAGTTGTTACTGTTGTTAATATATCCGGGCGCGAAGCCGCGTAAACCAAATTTCTTGACCGATCTACTAAGAGTTTGTTCTTTCTTAGTTCAGGAAGTTTTTCTGTAATGATTTTCATATACGGATCAAAAGAAAGGATGCCTTGCTTTGATTCATTAATTTCGAGAATTTTATTTTCCTCATGGTTAGTTTCAAAAGATTTTCTTCTTGGGCGTCTAAACCAAAAACATTTACTCGGCCCGATGATAATACGAAAATGCTGGCAACGACCAAAAATATCAAATTATTTCTTTTTTTTTCTAACCATTGCTGTCTTCCTTTTTCGTTTTCTTAGAAACTTCCTTTCTCATTAAGGACAAGTGGCCCTCCAACAATTTTAAGAACTCATTAAAGGCCTCTTCAGGAATTAAACTAATCATCTTTTTCTGGTCTGGAGGACCGGAAATAATTACAACGCTGTCTCCAGGACTAATCTCTAACATTTTCCTGGCCTCTATTGGAATTACGATCTGTCCTTTTGTTCCCACCAACGCCTTTCCAAAGAACTTAGGTCCATTTTTCATTTTTTCTCTCCTCCGCTTTTTAGGTTTAACATGTATTCATTTTCATACTTGTATGATTCGAATGACTTATCATACAATACATTTTATGAAACACAAGAAAAAGCACAACCTTTTCATCCTGCACAATTAATGCCATGATCATATGCATCTCCCCAGCACAAAAATAGGTCACCTTTTTGTATCAAATAAATATCTGAGTAGTTTATTGTGTGGTTTATTGGGTAGTTTCTACAATCGATAGAAATATAACAAAAACTTTATTTAACAGGATGGAGGGCTGCTTTTTAGCTCCCCCAAGCCAACGCATTTATCAACTATTTGGTGAGTGAAAATTCAGGAAAAATATTGGTTTAATCCTAAAACAGAGCAATGATCCTCTAATTATATTCATCGCAGAATAATTTGATTATCTTTTAATTGAATAACGATTGTTTATTTCCCTCATAAATATCTTTATATTATTGAATTTTGATTTTTTTAAATATTCAAACATATCAATATCGCCCTTACTAAGAATATGCTTATCTAAATTATTGGTCATAACATCAGTAAACCAACTTTGGAGACTTTCTTCATAATAATGTCTCTCCCCGATCCATTAACTGAGCGAACACCTTTAGCTTTTGACATTGAAGTTCCTATCCATATTGCATACAATAAGTTACGGCAAGTGCAAATTCTTGAAGGGCCGGCGCCTTATGGTATTTCCACCGAAAATCGCATAACTAAAAGAATTTTGCAACAAGGCGCTAAACAATATTGTTTAACGCCAAAAGGAAATGCTAC